>Ga0156595_121_pt1 | contig 26644 bp, 29 predicted proteins | sample RifOxyC1_FD_110669 | JGI IMG/M metagenome (GOLD analysis project Ga0156595, IMG submission 110669) | Candidatus Curtissbacteria bacterium RIFOXYC1_FULL_41_36 | reverse complement strand
GCGGTTTCTATCCAGGTGCTATCCCCTTTTTGCTGCCTATATTGCCAAAAATGAATTCCCCAGAAACCAACGTTTTGGATTTTGTATGACCTGAGAAACTTGTCCGCTGTAATCATATCATCAGGAGTAAATGTAAGTAAGGGGTCTTGGGCTTGTTCGATTTTTTTAATATAAGGTTCAGCCTGCATTTCTAAAATCCAGAACTCGTTACCGTTTGTCTCAACCGATTTCTTAATAGATTCAAAATTCGGCGACAAAAACAACCATGAATGAACCGGCCAGACTAAATGATCGGGCCACAATATGTGGATTTGCCGTCCGAGGATATTGGATGTAATGAGATCAGTACCTTTTGTTTTGAAAAAAGCGTTGACCGCGAAAATATCTTCTTGATTTAGGATTGGAAGAAGGTCTTTCCAGCTATTATCATAAAAACCGGTTGCCGCGTGATTAAGAATAACCGGTCTGTCGTTAGGATCTGCCGACCTAACAGTCTCAACTTCAGCTTTAACAAAAGAGGCATCGATTTTCCAGCGGTTGACGTTACCAATAAGCGGCTCGTTTTCAACCTGCCAGTAGGCAATATTGTCATAAACGGCAAGTTCTTCGACTACTTTTTGATCAATTGCCAAAATCTCTTTGGCAACGGGATGATAGGCTGTTATTACTTCGCCGAACTTGACTTGGGAAGCAATACTCTCTGGCCAGTGGTACTCCGGGTAGTAAGGAGTTTTGGCTCCCAGTGCGATAATTACCTTGACGTTTCTTTCTTCCGCTTCTTCAATCGCAAATCTCAGATCATCAACCCGTAACTCTATATCCTTTGTCTCTTTGTCCCTTTGTCCCTCTGTCCCTCTGTCAACTGCCTGATCCCAGAAAAGCGGAAACCTCACCCAGTCAAATTGAAACTCGTCAAGCATTTCTATGTAACTTTCCCTCGGATCAAGTCCGTACCACCCGGCTTGTTCAAAACTGTAAGAAACTCCGTAGACAGGTCTAAAGTCTGGGCCAACCTTTCGCGAAGGAATTGGACTAACAAAGGCGTGGGAGATGAAGATTATTAAAAGTAGAAAAAGGACAATAATAAGTCTTTTAAACATCGTCTAATCATAATTCAGACGAGGTTAAATTTCCATTTTCCTGTTGATTTGGTGTTTAGACTTCCCTAATGCTACAATTCTTGCCTATGGCTGAACGAATACTTTTTCGTTCACTCGACGTAGACGATACATTGATTGATCGCGGACGAACTCTTCGTGTAATTGGGCTTGCTGGCTCAAGATTAAGACGCGAACATTATAGAGTTGTTTCTTTAGACTCATTTCCTAATGTGAACCATGATCCTGTTAACATTCCTATCAGAAGCCCGCTTGAGAAATTGTCCTTAGCGCTTCACGCACGGAGGAGACTCTTGGATGGTGTTCGCTATGCGCTATCAAGGACTACTTCGAACGAGAATAGTAGAAATGTTGTTAACAGCGGCCGATCAAATAAACAGGAGTGGGTTGAGATGACAATAGGACAGTTTTACAGAGCACACATAGATGAATATATCGAAAGCGAGTCCATTTTTAAACAAGGATTCGCTTTTAAACCTGATTGTGTCAGTAGTACAGAAAGTAAGGTAGATGTTATTAGACTGTTAACTCGCGATGATAATGACGTTGAGCATTATGACGATGATCCAAGGACTGCAATAGTAATCGCGGATTTATTTCCCAATGTGAAAGTATATTTAGTTCATCACACAAGTACTGGTTTGATAATACCTAGGAGCCAACTTCGTCTCTACCCAAATCTGTATGTGGTTTCTAATATTGGGGAAGGAATTGATAGATCTTGATCTTGCTTGATTTTTCAACTATGCTGGCCATGTGAGCAAAAATTTTCTGATTATTTTAGTTACTATATTCGCTGTCTTACTGGCAGTGAGTATCTATTTATTATACCTAACTGGGCAGTTAACAAAGCAAAACTCGACACCTTCACCAACCGCTATAGTTCAATCCTCACCATCTGAACAACCAACTCCCACGCCAATACAAAATCTCGCTCTAACCCGGAAAGCTATTGAAGAAAATATCAACGACAAAAATTACCAAGGGCTTATTCCTTATATGCTCACACCCAAAATTGACTTTTCCCTAATGTCATCTGAGTGCTGCGAACCGATGACTCCTCAGGAGGCTTCCGATCAACTAAGCTATATCGACAAGGGGATCCCGCTGGATTTTAATCAGGAGGCCGATTTAGTCAAAAATCTAAAAGAAAAAAATTCCCAGCTTGCAGATACTTTTATAGGTATTTCTAAAAACGGCGAACAACTGGCTGCTTTTACTATAGATAGCCAAAATAAAATATCTGCGATCCAGCTTGCTGTTACCTACAAACTGTACAATCAGTAAACCAAAGAAGAATCCTCATTTTCCCAAATTTGTGCTAAAATATGCTTCGCGCGGGTGTAGTTTCCGCCTAAAGCTTCGCCCGCCTGCAACGTATGATGCGTAGCATTTTCGGGCAAGAATTATGGCGGATCAGCGTAAATACAAAGTTTTTGGCTGATAGTGGTAAAACGTCCTAACTGATGTATTATACTTACGTTCTTTATTGTGTAGATACAAAACGTAATCGAAGAAAGTTTTATATGGGTTCTACTGATAATTACGTAAAAAGAGTAATTGAACATAAAAATAAACTCGTAAAAACGACAAAAAGTTACGATCAGATCGAGTTAGTATATCTAGAAATGTGTCTAAATAAAACGGATGCGCGTAAAAGGGAATTACAATTAAAAACGGGTTTCGGTCGAGGATATATAGAGAGAAGACTTGCAAATTATTTAAAATCCGCGCGGGTGTAGTTTAGTGGTAAAACGTCCGCTTGCCAAGTGGAAGAGCGTGGGTTCGATCCCCATCACCCGCTCACTTTGAGAGTCTGAGGCTAAATTGGCGGAATTTGCGTGGGGGACAAATTCCGAAAAGATTATATCAAAGCCCTTTTTTAAATCCGGAAGAATTCGGCGATCCTCTAAAAAGTAGTCCGAGCCGACAGTTTTAGCGAAGAATGCAATTTCTTCGCTTGTATTTTTTGCGCGCGCGATTTTTGAGCACGAAAGTGCGTCTTCTATGAAATTTCGCATTGGTTCGAGCCAACTCGAACCATCTGACTTAATTCTTGCAATATCTTCCTGCATTTGTAGCTTTTCTTCAAACAATTGATTCTTCTTTGTTTTGTAAATTTCTGCGTCAATAACATTATCAAGATAGCTATCAAGAAGTAAGTTTAATTTCTGGTCTAGGGATTTTAAGTGTTGTTCTTTAGATAATAAATTTTCTTCTTTTAACTGGTTTTCAATAATTTCATCTCTATCTAACCACTCCTGCCACTTAGCTGCCCATTTTTGGGGCAAAGAAGCTCTTTTTAATATATCTTTAAGTTGAATTTCTAATTCCGGCTCTTGAATATACTTTTGAGAACATTTACCAAGTTTTTTGGTACAACGGTAGTATGTATATTCAACTTTTCCTCTTGTTGATTTGTAGAATTTAGATTTTACCTCACCAGTAATTGAAGCAAGACACTCACCACATCTCATTAAGCCAAGATAAGGAAGATTGTGCTTGTTATTTGGTCTTGCTCTTTCTGTTAGCTTATATTGCTTTTGAACTTTGTTAAATAATTCTTTGGTTATGAATAATTTATGTTTTCCTTCATAAAATTCACCCGAATAATACATAATGCCAATGTAGAATTTATTTGAAAGAATGCTTTTAACCCTATCGAGTTTTAAAGGTCTCCCGTTTTTATCAGTAAGTTCGTTTCCCTCAAGGAATCTACATATATCTGTAAAAGTTTTTCCACCATTTGCAAAAAGCTCAAATGCCTTTTTAATTACTTTTGACTCTATTGGGTCAATCTCAATACTTCCAAGTTTTTCATTATTTGAATAACCCCACGGAGCTTTACCAGGATAAACTCCGTTTCGGAGTTTTTGGCGAAGACCACGCTTAACATTTTCAGAAAGATTATCTATGTAGTATTTGCTTTGTCCAAAGGCAATAGAGAGCATGAATTTCCCTTGAGGCGTATTATCAAACCAAAAAGTTGGGAATTTTAAATCTAACAATTTACCGGTATCTAAAAGGTAGATAATTTTTCCTCCGTCTATTGAGTTTCTTGCCAGTCTATCGGGGTGCCATGAAATAATTCCTTGTGCCTCTCCCTTTCCAATTTTTGCCAAAACTTTATCAAATTGCTCTCGCCCAGGGACTTTTGCGGTCTTTGATTCTTCAATGTATTCAACAATCTCTAAATTTTCTCTTGTAGCAAGTTCTTTAAGTTCGGCAATTTGAGCCTCAATAGACAAGATTTGTCTATCTTTCTCATCTGTAGATTTTCGTGAGTAAACTATGTATTTCATACGTTTCTTAAAAGTTCTTTAAAAGCAAACGATAGTGCGTTAGTGTATTCCAAAATTTTTGCGTTTTTCTACTTTTTCCGCCGAATTCTTCCTGATTTAAAAAAGGGCTTTGATACACTCTTTTCGGAATTTGTCCCCCACGCAAATTCCGCCAATTTAGCCTCAGACTCTCAAAGTGAGCTCCTTTTCAGAAAAGTTCGGACGCAATTTAAAAAAGAAACCCCCTAAACTCTTGAGCTCGGGCTCCGCCTGAAGCTCTAAAAAACTGTCGGCTCGTCCTTTTCTTAAAAAGAAAACGCAAAAATTTTAAAGAACTTAAACGGCGCAACCGGTGGACTCAACAGGAATTGTCTTCCGTTGTCCGATTGCGCCATTCAAAAAGACAATTCCGCAAAAGTTGAGTCCATCACTAATTTACAAAATTTCTTTGTTGAAAACAAGATGGTGTTATTTAAACTGAACCTGAAGGGTAGTATTTAGGGCTGCTGCTAGTCTCTTAAGTAGGGCAATAGAGGGGCTGGTTCTGCCTTGCTCAACACGAGATATCACAGATTGAGTAGTATTCATTTTGCGGGCCAACTCTTTTTGAGTTATTTTATTCTTAATTCTTGCACGGATAATAGCCTTAGCAATCTCAAACTCAGGCTGAGAATCTTCGTAGAGTTTTTTAAACTCAGGGTCTTTAAGTAATTTTTGTTTATAAACATTCCAATCAGTCATAAAGCTATTATCGCAAATTTGCGATAATTGTCAATACCCAAAATTAACTAAAACTAAGTACGACCTCTGTTTAAATATTCTCGCAAACGATTTTCTGCGATGCGTATCTCTCTTGTGGGCGTCTTTTGTTTCTTTTTCTTGAAACCATGAAGGACTAGAAAGATTTTACCAGTAATTGCGACATAAAATAAGCGGATATTATCAGACCCGAGAGTACGATATTCCCATAAGTTAGTGCCACTAAGTTTTTTAATATGAGGATATCCACCCTCAAGTCCAAATTCCTGTAAAAGCTCGATCGCGCTATATATTTTTAGTTGCGTTCTTTTTTCGAGAGAATCAATGAAGTCCTCCACCGGTTTATCACCGGTTGCGCTACTGTATAATTCAACTCTCCATTTTTGATCCATTAGCCCATTTTAGCAAAAATTTCCGCTTGCATTTTGTTTTCGAAGTGCTAAACTGAAATCTCTAACGAATTATTATTGAATTTTTGTATGATATGCTCCATGCTTTACCAAGACCCTTCGACGGATTCGACAGGCTCACAGCAAGCAAGCTCAGGGCGAGCAAGACAAGACCCGTTCGTCGCTTCGCTCCTCAGGGCAAGCAAACTAATTATGGCTTCTTAAAGTTTGGTTTTGTCAACCCATTCGATAAACTCAGGGTTGATACTGAGCTTAGTCGAAGTGTCAAGAAGCCGCTAAATTTCCGTTCCCCGCTTCTTCTTCGCCTGCTAACAGCCGCGACGTTTTTATTTATTCTTTTCTTTTTGCTTCCCCAATACGCAGTCACGGCTACCATTGACACCGACGGTAAAGTTGAAGGAGAACAGACAACAACCGTTGCGGAAAAACTAATTTTTGCAAATGGCAGCTGGTATGCAATTTCTGCTAATTTTGACAGTATTTTTTTCCAAAAGTCTGAAGATGGTACAAATTGGGGAGATACGAAAATATTAGACACGGAAGGTTCACCTTTTGCCCCAAGCGCTATTGTTAAAGATGACAAACTCTATGTTGTCTGGCTCCATGATGAAGACAACACTATCAACGTTAATACAATAGACATTAAGTCAGGATCTTTAGGTACACAATGTACAACATCAATACTCCCTGGTTTTTCTAAAGAAAATGCCGATGGTATTGTTTCAACTGCAGTTTCTGATGACGGGACAGTATATACAGCAGTAGGTGGAGAAGAAACCAAGATTGTTCTTAAGCTTGATGATGCAAGCAGCAATCCAAACTGTGAATTTTTGGATATTACCCCAGTGCCGGGAATTGTCCTGCCTTATATATACACAATAAAAAACACGCTTCATCTCATATCCGGCCAGGATAATACCCATGTCCACATGACATACGATGCCCCTACCTGGACAACAAAAGAAGACGTACAAGACACAGAGCGTAAAGCAACAATTGTCAGGAATGAAGTTTTAAAAAACAAACCTAATGGTGAGTGGTCTTTTACCAAAGACGGCCAAAAACTAATTCTTGATGATGACCCCAAACTTATCTACAACGAACAGGGTCAGATCATCGGCATCGACGCACTAATTCGCCTCTTTAAAGATGGCGAAGAACAAAAAGTAGATCCACACAGAATTTCTATCAACCCACCGCTGCAAATACCAGACGAAAACAACCCCGACAATTTTATATACAATCCATACCAAGCTTATCAACAATGGCTCTGGGATACTGTTACTGATACCCCTAATCCTGCGGGCTGGCGGACGCGGGGCACGGTGACAACTGTCTACGCGACTGCGCCGGGCGGGGTAGGGAAAGTACACTCTACTCACAGTGTATACGCATCGGCGCGGACAGGCGCAAGTCCTTCAGTGACCAGTCTATTTTCACCTAGTGATAAGCATGTTGTCGGTCAAGATGCCTCTAATGGCTACAGATGTTTTGAGTCCTTTCTCATTTTCGATACGTCGGGCCTACCTGACACTGACAACATAGACGATGTAGTACTCAGCCTGGACGGAAATGTTGATTGGTCTACTACCGATTTCAATGTCATCGCTGCGCCGAGCGACTATGATGGCGGGCCTGTCGTAGTCGGAGACTGGATTTCGGGTGCTGACCTAGCTGCCACAACAACTCTCGCATCCTGGAACTCGTCGGGATACTCAGCTACCTATAACGCTTTCACAAGTGTTGCGGCCTTCCTTACCGCGATCAACAAGACGGGCAACACGCCGATCATCCTCTACTCCGACCGGCATAGCGACGGCACTGCACCTACAGATCTTGAGCGTGTCGAGTTCACTGACGCCGACGCATCAGGCACGACGACCGACCCGAAGCTGGACATCACACACGCTGCGAGTAACCAAAACCCCAACGCGCCGTCGTCTTTGGGGCCTACCTCGCTGGTTGACGGGAGTTTTGGAGCCGACAATACGCCGACGCCGACGTTTACGCTTTCTGATCCTGATGCTGCGGATACGGTAAAGTTTCAAATCCAGATTGATGATACTTCGGATTTCTCCTCGGCAGTAGTTGATTATACTTCGGCTCTGGCGGCGCAGGGGTCAACGAGCTTTACGGTGGGACAGGCGGCAAGCGGAAGCTATACCACAGGTTCTGAAGGTCAGACACTTTCTGACGGGAGCTACTACTGGCGGGTTAAAGCAATAGACAATAGCGCGGCAGAAAGCGCTTATAGTACAGCCAATTCCGGAGCCATTGCTTTTAAGGTTGACACTGCCGCGCCATCAGTTTCCGTCACCGCTTTCACTCCTGATCCGACAACCGATACAACACCATCCATTACCGGTACTGCCACTGATTCGACAACTGCTTTAAGCGCCATTCAGTTTCAGGTGGATTCGACTTCAGGCTCTTGGTCAACTTGCACTGCCGATGACGGGACAATTGACGAAACATCTGAAACTTTTACTTGTACCACCGCAACACTCAGTGACGGTTCGCATACAATTTACGTTAGAGCAACCGACTCTGCCGCCAACACCACTGCGCTTGCTAATTACGGAACAGATACGTTTACCGTTGATACCGGAGCTCCGTCTGTCAGTCTGACCGCAATCTCGCCTGATCCTGGAACCGATACCACACCGACAATTTCAGGTACGGCCACAGACGCAACCGGGACTATCTCGACAGTCCAGTTTCAGGTGGATTCAACAAGCGGAAGTTGGACTACCTGCACTGCCGATGACGGGAGTTTTAATGAAGTAAGCGAGTCCTTCGCCTGCACCACCACAGTTCTTTCTGACGGATCCCACACCATCTATGTGCGGGCAACCGACAACAATTCAAATACTTCAAGCAACGTCCCCGATGCTTTTACTGTTGATACCACTGCACCCGTTTCGATAGATCTAGATGGTCCTGGTAATAATTCATATACTAATTCTGAAAGGCCAACCTTCAAATGGAAAGCAACGACTGATGCCACAGCGGGCTTGTCAAAATATGTTTTGGAAATAGATAATCCATCAATAGGTAGTAGCCAACCTAGTGGGGATTTTACGGTTGACAGTATTCCCACATCCAGAACAACAGATTATGAAACAAATAAATACGTCATTCACTACGAGAATTTCTCAGATTCTGATTCCAGCAACAACTATATTTCTGTCTACACAAAATCACACAGTGATTGGGGAAGTTCTGAAAATGATGGTAAGTTAAGAGAAGGCAGGGTTAGTTGGAAGGTAAAAGCAGTTGATAATGCAGGTAATGAAACAAGTAGCTCAAGAACTTTGTTTGTGGATAGAACAAACCCTAAAGTAGAATTTACCCAAGTTAACGAGATACCTTTTACCTCAACTAATTTTTCTACAACCGATAAGACCCCGACTATCTTTGGGAAAATAACTGATTCTTTAGCTGGCGGGGATTCTTCTCAAACCCAAGATGAAAACGGGCCAAAAATTGCAAGTGGCCCAAAACAAGTGGATATAAAAGTCGAGAAGAAAGAAGGCCTCCTATATAAACTCCGTACACTTTATACGATCAATATGGATAAACCTTGGTATGCGTGCGACAACAAAGAGGTTTCTGATAATTCCAAGCAAAAGTGCGACAAGTATTTGCCATTTGAATTTACTTCTAAAGAAAATTTAACTCTAGGACAATATAAAATAACGTTAACCGGCAAGGATAAAGCTGATAATACTTCGTTCACTTCGTTTACCTTAAACATTACTACTTTTGCCCAAATAACAACTCCTGAAGAAAAGAAAATTATTGAGAAAGAAATAAAAGAGTTGCCGAAAGAAGAGCAGGAGAAGATTAAGGAGGAGCTTGAGATAACCAAACCAACCGAAACACCAAAGCCGAATATTATTCAGGAAACCGGAGAAAAAGCAGTAAACGCAGCCGGAAGTTTTATCTCTGCCATATTTACCGGCATCGGCAACGGGGTTAAGTTTGTAATCGGCGACATCGGTTCCGGGTTGGCATTTATCGGAAATACAATTGGTAATGGCTATAATACGCTTGCAGATAATGCCCCGGGCTTTGCCAAAAATATCTTGCTGGCGGCAGGAAATACATTCAACAACGCAACAGCCGGAACTGGAAAAGGAATTGCAAATCTTGCCTTTTTTGTCGGCGAAAAAACCGACAATGTTTCCCACGGCGTAGGTACCGCGATAATAAAAATTGGCTATCTTTTTGTTCCTGAACCAACTAAGATTTCTAATACGCAGGTAGCAAAATCCACACCAAATTCCATGACAATTACTTGGGAAACAAATCACCCGGCAAGTGGAAAAGTCAATTACGGATTAACCGCAGATTATGGACAAGATGTTCAATCGGATAAAAGAACAACCCAGCATGAATTTACTATCACGGGACTTGCGTCGGATACCACTTACCATTATGAAGTCATGTCCCAAAATAGGAATTACGTATACGACGCCAACCATACATTTACTACGCCCAAAGAATAGTTGGTTATTCTTCTCTTTGTGTTGTTTCCGAAGCGGCTCCGTCGCCCTCGCCCCAAAACTTACGGGATTACCCCCTGTAAAGGAGGAAAGCACCTTCTCACTAAAAGGTGCGAATTAGTAAATACTTTACAAGGTGCTTTCCGACCAAAGCGAAGCCCCGCTTGATTTATTTTGAGTTTTTGAAAGCGCGGGGCGAGCCAGTAGGAGTCCTTTGAGGTATTAAGTCAGAATGGGCTACAAATATAAAAAGGCGGGGGCGAAAGCGGACTACCCCCACCGCAGCGAGCTGCCTTGCAAAAAACAAAACCAAAGATGAGCGGAGGGACGATGACTTTATGGACAGATAGTGTTTCTTCCCGAAGCGAGGAAGAGACTGTATGCGCTTTTAGAATTGATTAACATGGGCGAGCCGCCCCCTAGGGCGGCCTGTGAGCGAGGATGGGGTGCCGCTTCCTTTTTGTTTTCGGGTGGGTGGGACTTATAAAATTACAACACCACTTTTAAAAAGTTTCTGTTAAAATATTAGGGAGTAAAAATCTTTTTCGCCCTTCGATAAACTCAGGATAAACGCATGGGAAGGGTGGGGCAAGGAAAAGAAAAATCGCGCGCAAAAAATAACGTAGAGCGAGGGCGAAGCCCGAGCTCAAGAGTTTAGGGGGTTTCTTTTTTAAATTGCGTCCGAACTTTTCTGAAAAGGAGCTCCCGTCTTTCGCTAAAGCTACAGACGGTAGCTTAGCTATATGTATTACGTTTATATCCTCAGAAGTTCAAAATCCAACATTCTTTATTACGGTTATACGGAAGATCTTAAGAAAAGATTTAATGAACATAACAACGGTAAATCTAAATTTACAAAGGGCCATCTTCCGTGGAAACTTGTTTTCTATTGTGCGTTTGTAAATAAACAAAAAGCAAAGGATTTTGAACTTTATCTCAAATCAGGATCTGGTAAAGCATTCGTATACAAGAGATTGGTAGACGTAGCTTTAGTGAAAGACGTAAAGGGTAATGAATAAGTGTTCCGAAGCTGTCCTGCACTAAAGTTACGGACAGCGTAGGGCACCATCACCCGCTCAAAGTAGCCTCAGTTTTGTGTAAGTCCCCAAATATTGCTAAACTGAAAGTGTGAGAGAAAAAGGGTTTATAGTTCCTCTTGTCATCGGAGGTATTCTAATCGTTATAGTTATAGCCAGTGTTATTGCTTTGGCTAGGTTTAGAAGTTCTTTATCTCAACCTGTAACTTCAACTGTTACCGCTTCACCAACTCCAAATATGGAGCAATCACCAATTGCGACAACAACGCTTTCTACGAATGGATTAAGCGAGTATAAAAATATAAAGTATAGATTTGGTTTTCAATATCTTACGAATTACATTTTGCATGATTTTACAGATCTGTCCTCCAAGCCTTCGCAAAACTATGACCAAGAGAAATTTAACCTAAATTTAGAAACAATCATTGTTTCCGAAGCTCCCTATGCAGACGGACCTTGTGGGCATATTGACCCAAAATCTATTCAAGAGCAAAAACAATTATTTGAAAAGACAAATCCTGGTGAAAATTTTAATGGATTTGATTTAACAGGCGAAGTAAAAAATCCAAAAGTTATTAAAAGCGATAGAGGAGTTAAAATTGCTTATGGTATTTCTATATGCCAGGGTAATGTTGGTAACGATGATCCTGGCACTTTTGCTTTTATGGCTTTAACCTTTACTAAGGATACGCGTGTTAGTCTTGACTTATATTTGACAGCAAAGCAGTCTGGTAATATTAAAGTGAGGGACTTAGCAGAAATTTCGGACGAAATTTCTAAAGGAAAGTATAATGGCGAAGTCCAAGAAACTTATAATGAATTTGTAAAGATTCTAAAGACTTTCCAAATCTTTTAATTTTCTTTCATTGAGGTGGCTGCTTAAAGCTTCCAGCTGAAACGCTAGTAATTTAGCCTCATCATTGCTATCATTAAACAGCTCGTGCAGGTTCGAGCCCAGAACCTCATTCGAGTCTGAGCGATTCGACTGAGCTCACCGTCGAAGACCTGAGGACTCATCCCTCAGAGTCGAAGACATCACCCGCTCACGAAGCTAAACCGGTTACTGGCAATGTAACTCCAAGTTCAAAAAAGTCCGACCAATTGACGCAATAATTACCCCATAGTTTGCTGATTGGACTCCTTTTTAGTATAATTCCCAAATATGTCTCCAGACAAAGAAAGACATTTTGAATTGGATCTTACAAAAACTCAAACACCGGAGATTTTTGTGGGAGCTAACATTTTAGAGCAAATGCCTGATTATCTAAAAGGACGAGAAGAAATTTATCGTAATCTGCATGGTAAAGGGTGGAGATTTGCTATCGTTACCGATGAAACCGTAGCAGGGTTGTATGGAGAGGATTTGGTTGAAAGATTCAGGGCGTCTGGTCTAAATATAGCAGTGCTGCCACCGATTAAAGAGGGTGAAGGTTCAAAAAGTATTCAATCTTATGAAGAGGTTGCTTCTCAACTGGAGGAAGGTGAATATACAAGACATACGGTTGTTGTTGCGTTAGGCGGGGGTGTAATAGGCGATTTGGCCGGTTTTGTTGCCGCAACTTATAGGAGAGGAATTGCTTACGTACAAGTCCCGACGACTCTGTTAGCCCAAGTCGATAGTTCTATCGGGGGAAAAGTTGGCATTGATATAAGATTTGTAAAGAATATGTTGGGGACTTTTTATCACCCGTTTGCCACTTTTGTTGACCCCCAGCTATTAAGAACCTTGCCGGAGAGTGAAATTAGAAGCGGTTTAGGAGAAATAATTAAGTATGGTGCAATAGACCATGAACTTTTTGAAAAAATTAACCGTAACTTAGACGCTCTTTTAGCTTTGAATATTGATAAGCTAAGCGAGGTTATAGCAGATTGCGTCGCGATCAAAGTGGAGCTTGTTCAAGAAGACCCTGAAGATTTTGGTGTAAGGCAAGTGTTAAATTTTGGACACACAATAGGACATGGCGTTGAGGAAGCATCGAGTTATGAAATTTCTCACGGCGAAGCTGTAGCTATTGGAATGTGTATTGAAACACAAATCGGTGTCGCAATGGGAATTTGGACACAGCAAGAACGCCAGTCTTTAATATCCTTAACAGAAAGAGCAGGTTTGAGAACAAAAGTTCCAACAAATATCGATTTGGAACAAGTAATAGCTAACACGAGACACGACAAAAAGCGAGTCTCAGGAATAAAGCTAGTTTTGCCTTTTGGTGTAGAATCATCAAAGGTCGAAGGGCATACCTCTATAGAGGTATGCGAAGATGAGCTGAGGAATGTACTTGAAGATAATGTCGCTAAACAAGAATAGTATTTAGGTGATTTTCCAATGTCTCAAGTTGCATCGCTAGCAATTTAGCTCTTCTGAGTCTGAGACTCTTCAGAGTCGATGACCTCCTCATTGTTATCATTGAACAAATCTTGTAGTCCGATCTTTTGACAAACTCAGGATTGAAACCTGAATATCGTCTTGTTTGTTAATACGGTGAATTTAAGCTTGATTTGCAACGTAGTAGTCGATCAGGCGTCGTATCATAGCTTGATAAGATGCACCGTGTTTTTTGGCAGCACCTTTAAAAAAGTCCAGACTTTTCTCCGTGAGAGTTATCGTTACTCTCCTTTTTTTCTCCCTAAGGATTAGATTTTCAGGGCTTGGTAGGAAGTCGTTTATAACACGTGCTTCTAGCGGTTCGTCACTGTATTTGATTGCTTTTTTCATAAATATTTTTGCCCCTTCTCCAGAAACCTGCTCCGATTATCCGAATGCGGTTCTGGCGGTATGTAAATCGGACAGTTAAAACACCTCCCTTCACTTTTCCGAAACAATAGTAGCGTTTCTCGCCTTTGCTGTGAGCAATATCTTTTGCAATTACTCGTTTTTTATCTATAAACGCATATTGTGCAGTTTCAAACTCAACTCCGTGCTTGCGTAAGTTTTCATCATTTTTAGTCTCGTCCCATTCGAAAGTGCTCATTGGTATATTACCATATAAGCATATATTTTGTCATATAACAAAAGTAGGTTTGCTCAGGTAATTGTTAAGAGTTTCCAGTTGCAACGCTAGCAATTTAGCTCTTCTGAGTCTGAGACTCTTCAGAGTCGATGACCTCCTTAGAATTATCATTAAAAAGCTCGTGTAGGTTCGAGCCCCGTACCTCATTCGAGTCTGAGCGATTCGACTGAGCTCACCGTCGAAGACCTGAGGACTCATCCCTCAGAGTCGAAGACATCACTCGCTCATAATCCTATAGTCTATCAGGGACGGCAAGATTCGGTATCCTGCCTTTATATAAAAGAAAAAAGAAGTTCTAACTTCTTACAAAATAGTGTTAAAAACAAATCCTGTAAACATTATCCCTAAAGTAAGTATTGTTATATAAATAGCAAGTAGTTTTGGCTTTAAGACCTTTCTCAAAATAATCATTTCCGGCAAGGAAAGAGCCGTAACAGCCATCATAAAAGACAGAGAAGTACCAAGAGGTAATCCTTTTTCAATTAAGGATTTAACGATAGGAATTGTTCCGGCAGCATTAGAATAAAGTGGTACTCCAATTGCCACGGCTATGGGGACAGCAAACAAATTATTCTTTCCTGCAATCTGAGTAAGCAAATTTTCAGGAGCATAGCCATGAATAATAGAACCCAACCCAACTCCCAGAAGTACATAAGGAAAAACCTTTTTAACTAAGTCTTTGGTATAACGAAGCGAGTCCACAACCCTTTCTTTAATTGTCAGTTTAATTACCTGATTGTCATCTCCTGCTTTAATTTTCCAGACATAATCTTCAACTAGATGTTCAAGTTTTAGCTTTCCTAAGATAAAGCCAACAATAATAGCAATAGTTACTCCTGAAGCTATATAAAGAAAGGCTATAGTAGGTCCAAAAAGCCCCAAGAGCATTACTGCTGCTACTTCATTAACCATTGGCGCAGAGATAAGATAGGAAAAAGTAACTCCTAAAGGCACACCGCTTTCTACAAATCCAATGAATAAGGGTACGGCAGAGCATGAACAAAACGGAGTGATAATACCAAAGAGGGCAGCTAAGATGTTGCCGATAAATTCAAATCTTCTGGCCAAGATCTTTTTAATTTTTTCAGGAGGTAAATATGAGCGGATAAAAGTCACTAAAAAAATAATTCCGAAAAGAAGAATAAATATCTTTATACTGTCATAAATAAAGAAATTAACTGCTTCACCTAATAAGGAGCTTTCTTCTAATCTAAGTACACTGAAATTAAACCAGTGAGTAAACCACGCAACTGGGTAGAATATATCCATAATTTACTGACTAGCAACAACCTGGGTTGCAGTCACAATCTTTATCTTTACAACAATCCTGATTATTAGCTTGCCCGGTTTTAATAGTTTCTTTTATCTTTTCAATACTTGGCACAAAGCCAACCAGTACTGGCTTGCCATCTACTGCAAGTACCGGACTTTGCATGACGCCCATTTCAATCAGTTTTGCTACATCAGTAATGTATTCCACATCGTCTTTTAATCCGAGCTCTTTAACTGCTTGTTGAGTTAGCTGGTGTAACTTTTTACATGTCGGGCAACCAGAACCTAAGACTTGTATAGTCATTTATTCCTCCTTTCTTCAATTTGGAAAATCAGATTTACTATTTTTTGCCCTTCTTCTGTTAATGAATAATGGTTCCATCGGTTATCTTTTCGGTTACTTACCAAGCCTGCATCTTTTAAGTCTTTTAGATGATGGGAAATTAGAGTTTGAGATAGCTCTAAATGCTGAATAATCTCACAAACACAATGCTCACCCTGCCGTAGAATACACAAGATTTTTAATCTACTTTCATCTCCGACTAGTTTTAATATAGAAGAAAGTGAAGAAATTTTTTTCTTATTAACTGTTTCAGATTGACAACACTTATATGAACTTATATTCATATAATAAATTCATGAGGTTTATTTGTCAATGGCTATAAGGAAATTTACTTTTAAGTAATTATTTAACGCCTCAAGCTGAAACGCTAGCAATTTAGCTCTTCAGAGTCTGGGACTCTTCAGAGTCGATGACCTCCTCATTGTTATCATTAAACAATTTTCGGAGTCCGACCCGAATACCATCGCACACTCAAGCCTATAGTTGGTCGCTGTGCTCATTTCTGTTATAATACACCAACTTTAATTTCATAGATCATTAATAAAAGGATTTATATTTACTCTTTCATAGCAATCTCCTTTTTAGAATAGAGTAACTCTTAAATTATTACCTGCCAGGAATTGAAAAATTGGGCATTTTTGAATGTCAGTTTTTTATTACTAACATATAAAAAAAATATGAAAGCGTTAATTTTAGCAGCCGGAAACGGCACACGAATGCAGCCGGTGACACGGGGGCGACATAAGTCGCTTATGCCGCTTTTGGGTTTAAAGATTATTGAGCGGGTGATCTTAGGTGCAAAAGAAGCAGGTATCAACGAATTTGTAATAGTTACCGGGTACAAAGGTAAGGATCTTCGGGGATTCCTAGGCAACGGAAAAAAATATAATGTTTTCATTTCTTACGTCCACAATAACAATTGGGAAAAAGCAAACGGAATTTCCGCGCTCCTTGCCAAAAAATATTTTAAGGAAAATTTTGTACTACTTATGAGCGATCATGTTTTTGATCCCTCAACCTTGAAAAAACTTCAAAGATTAAAATTGAAAAAGAATGAATGCGCACTTGCAATAGATCATAATTTAAAATCTTCGCTTGATATTAAAGATACAACAAAAGTTATGGTTAAAATGGGTAAAGTAACAAATATTGGAAAGCATATTGTAAATTATAATGCCTTTGATACAGGCATGTTTTTTTGCTCACCCCATATTTTTAAAGCCCTCGAAAAAACCACAAGCATAGGTAAAAATTCCTTAACTAATGGCGTAAACGTTTTTGTTCAAAAAGGTAATTTAAGAACATTTAATAATAGGGGTAACTTCTGGGCGGATTGTGATACTTATAAAGACATAAAATTTGCCGAGAAAAAACTTTTGGCAAGTTTAACTAAAGCCGCAGATGGAAATATTTCAAAATTGTTAAACAGAAAAGTTTCAACTTTTATGACGAAATTTCTTATACACACCCCTCTTACCCCTAATATAATTTCATTTATAATTCCCTTTTTGGCGATATTTACATTTTTCATTTTAGCTAAAGGCGGTTATCCTTGGTTTGTTTTTGGCGGATTGATGATCCAACTTTTGTCAATAGTCGACGGAATTGATGGAGAACTGTCCAGGCTTAAGTTCATGGGCACTAATTGGGGTAAATGGATAGATCCGATATTGGATAGGTATGTGGATGCAATAGTAATTGCGGGTATGGCGTATGGATATTGGATTATTACCGGTAATAATTTTATTTTACCGATAGCAATTTTTGTGTTACTTGCTGATATTCTTCAAGACTATATGTCAAGTAAATTTGCCGTAATCACTGGAGTAAAATTAAAAACGAGAGATGTTTCTTTTAAAAGAGATGCTCGACTTTTACTACTTGCGCTTGGAGCGATTACAAATCAAATACTGATTGCATTCATTGTTTTCATTGTGATATCACAATATAAGGTAGTAAATCGCTTTATTGCAGCAAAACGGATTACTGAAGAGCGAGTTTCTTCAAAAATTCAACACGTATAAATATGATTAACAGCTTTAAAAAAGTTTTCATAAGGCTAGTTTCTGTAAAGCTCGCCCGCCTTTGGCGAGGCCATCGTCTTCTGCTCAATTGGGGTTGTTTTCCGCAGCCTGGTATTATATAAATGACAAGCTCATGAAAAGTAAACTTGTTTTTATAGTTTTATTCACAGTCTTAGGGTTTGGGGCACTTCAGGTTCCTGTTAACGAGATTGTCGGGTCAGATGCGAGGTTTACTCTTTTTGACTTGCTTGCGCCTGTTTCAGGAGCTTTTCTAGGTACTCCCCTTGGCATTATCTCGGTTTTTTTGATGCAGATTTTGAATTTGGCAGTTCATGGTTTTTCCTCAATTGATAGAGCCTCAATTATCCGCCTTTTTCCAATCATGTTTGGGATTTGGTTTTTTGCCAGAAAAGACCGCCAAGTTTTAATTGTTCCGGCTTTGGCGATACTTGCTTTTAATCTGCATCCTGAAGGTCGGGCTGCCTGGTTTTACAGTTCTTTTTGGCTGATTCCCTTTTTAGCTTGGCGGTTTCGTGACCGTTTTTTGATAGCCAAAAGTTTGGGTACAACCTTTACGATGCACTCTGTAGGCAGTATTGCCTTTCTATACGCATTTAATTTGCCTTCTAGTGTTTGGATTTCACTGATTCCGGTAGTCATTTTTGAAAGGTCAATATTTACTTTAGGAATCAGCGCTTCGTATCTTTTAATGAATAATGTTTTGGGATTTCTGTCTGTAAAGAAGCTTTTGCCAACTGGTATTAAAATTGCCAAGAATTATCTCCTGGGCTCCTAGTTAGCATATGGCTCACCCCCGGGGGTGTTACCTGATTTTGCCTATTGCAAATTAATTTTCCACTTGGTATAAATTTCAGCCTATGTATTTATTAAGACTTGCTGATTTAATTTTTAAACCTGCTATTGCTTACGCTCACTGCGATATTCCCTGCGGCATTTATGATCCTCATGAGGCTCAAATGGCGGCTCATACTGTAATCAGGATGACTAGCATGATAAACGAGTTAGAACTCGCGTCAGAAAAAGTTGAGGATCGGAAGAAGTTTGTACATCAGGTATCAAGACTTCAAAAAGTTAAGGAGGAACATGCAGAGCTAATAAAGCATCAGGTACGTATTATCTGGGGCGATTATTTTAAGCCGGAACATATTGATAACTATAAAGACCTTCACGATTTGGTTTTTAATATCATGAAGCAAGCCTCAAAAGCCAGGCAAGAGGTTGATTTGGACGCAGCCAATCAGTTACTCGCATCTGTCCAAAAATTTGCCCAGATTTTCTGGGAAACAAAGGGCCGCGAAACCATCCGAGTTAAGTCAGGTTACCCGACCGAAGGTGAAATTGTCTATCCCAAGTAAATTTTTCCCCATTTCCCGCTTTATTGTTCATGACAAAAGTATGGAGCCGAGTTATCATACCGGCGATCATGTGATGACTTTTAATTGGATAGTTCCTAAAGCCGGAGATGCGGTCGTTTTTCAAAAGCAGGGAACATTCTATATAAAAAGAGTTGCGGAAAGTAAACGCGGGTACTTTTTTGTCAACGGGGATAATAAACAAATGAGCTCAAGGATGGGGTCTATTAAATTCAGCCAAATTGTAGGAAAGGTTATTCTGAAGTACTAGCCTTGTTAATTATTTCCTGAAACTGTAATTTTTGCATTGCGCCTTCATATTTCTCTCCATTAATAAAAAAGGTCGGAGTTGCTTGAATTCCAATCTTATTACCGTCTGCATAATCCTGATTAACCACAGCTATCGACGTTTCAAGGTCGCTTTTAAATTTTTCAATGTCGAGGCCCAATTCTTGGCCGTAAGAAGTAAATAAATCTTTCGGATTTGTAGAAGTAATCCAGTCATTTTGTTTTTTGAAAAGAAGATCAGTCATTTCCCAATATTTACTCTGGAGTCCTGACGCTTCGGCGGCTTGAGCGGCAATCTTGGAATTTATATGCGAAGGAAGAGGATAATTTCTGTAAGAATAATAGACTTTGTCTTGATTTTCGGCGACTACCTGCTGGACAATTGGATTGACCGTAGCGCACGCAGGGCATTCAAAATCAGCAAATTCGATAATTTTAACAGGAGCATCGGGGTTGCCTTTAGTCCAGCGGGCTTGTTGTTCAAGCACGCTTTGGACTGTTGCCGATTCAACCTGTGGGGTCGCACCCTGTTTGCCAAGAAAGAAAACGCCGAAAGCAACCAGAATGAGAGTTACCAGGCCGATTCCGATAAGAAATTTCTTTTCAGCACTCATTTAGTTCGTAATTTTATCAGCATCAGTGCCGTGATTGCAACAAAACCCAGAAAGGAAAGAAATGGAATTGTGATAAAGCCAAAATAAGCGACCTGGATTTCTTCGCATGATACCGTGGTACACACTATCGGGTTAACTTCAGCAAGTGGTGTGAACTGTAAAAGATATTGGTAAAAGGCTATTGCGGCACCAATAATTGCCATTGGAAGCACGTAGAAGACAACGTTTTTATCCTTGCGGAGCATGCCGACGGCCAAGATGATAATTATCGGGTACATAAAGATTCTTTGCCACCAGCAAAGTACACAGGGTTCAAGTTTTTGGATTTCTGAATAATAAAGGCTCCCTAAGGTGGCGACCCAAGCTTGCAAAAGAGCCAGGTAAAGTGCGTATTTTCCTAAAAAACTGATTAATATTTTCAAGTTAGTCAAAAGTTTAACAGAGAAAGATGAATTTGTGAAATTTGGTATCTTGCTCTGAGCGCACTCCCGGAGTGAGCAAAGTCAAACCCTATGCGCACTCCGGGAGTGCGCATAGGGGAAAGTGAGCGGTCACAGGAGAATGCCACAAATGTCTTGTTTGATTTTTTCGTCTACTGTAACTTTAATTGTACCTAAAGCAGGTTGGCCATAATATATTGAGTAACCGAGAGGGCTTAAAAGAATTGCCGGAATTGTTGCCAGATCTTCTTCCCCGATAACTCTAATGACCAGTTTTTGCCTCTTTTCCTTGATTGCTTTTTTCATAATTTGCACCAATTGTTGTGTAATCACACCCGCCGGATTTTTGAGCGTGAAATCAACATTTTTATTTTCAAATCCTAACTGGGTTGGGCAGTCATATTTCTTTTGACGATTGACAACTAAGTCTATAATCGAAATTTTCGGTACAGTTTTATTTTTTAGAAAGGTTGCGACTGTCATGTCGCCGATTGCGATTGATGGGGGATTTTTTGACGCGTAAGCTTTGGTTATTTTCACAAGCGGACCTAAAGGTTTTTTTAATCTCTTTCGAATTTTGTTAGCCAAAGCTTTATTGGCGACTCCATTTAAAAACATTGAATAACTCTGGCCGTTCCTGTTTATTATTCCATCCCTAATTCTTGTTGATGACAGTATTTTATTATCTTGGGCTAACACTCTCGGACAGATGATAAGGGGGAGTCTAACGAGTTCCCTTTGTATTCTTGTCTTATTAATTTCTACTGCGCCGTCTAAAGTTTCTTTTGAAGCGACTAGGGCTTCGATAGTTTTATCAGTGAGAGTTGTTCCATAGATATCATAGAGGGGCATTATTTTTGATCGTTTGTCCATTTCTTTTAATTTTAGAAAGTATAGAAGTTCCTTTCTTCTTTGATCGTAGTTTTGGAAGGGAGTTTTTTTTAGTTTTTTGTTAAATACGTCAGTAGTAACGCCGATTGTGACAAATTCGGCATTTTTAAAGGCCAAAAGAAGAAAAGCCCTGTGGCCTTTGTGTAAAAGATCGAAAGTACCACCGCAGGCGACGTGTTGATATTGAAATTCCATTAGGGGAAATTATATCAGCTTTCCAGTTTGGCAGGATTCGGTCAAAAAGCGGAATCTTTAAGATAATCCTCATCTGTCATTGCGAGCGAATGAAATCGAGTCTGACTCGATGAAATGAGCGTGGCAATCTATTAAATTTCATAAAGATTGCTTTGTTGTCCCTCGGTAAACTCGGGACTCCTCGCAATGACAATTAAGAGGAAGAATTAAATGCCACGTATTAATATTAAATATCTTGACATTTATAATAAATACCTTTTTAATTATCTTTAATACATGAAAAATAATTATAATAATTCCGAATCCTCTTTGAAAAATTTCCTTGAAATTCCTTACGATAAATTAGAAGAGATGAATTTAAAGGCTAAAGAAAAAAGGGACAGTGTTGATCCGAAAGACCAGGAAGTTGAGTACAGAAAATATTTAGAGAGTGAGAAAAGGATAAAGGCGATTACTCTTTGTTTTTCTGACATAGAAGGAAAATTGCATATGCTGGATTACGACAAGAAATTCTTGCTGGCATCAGCTGCAAATTTAACATTCGACGGTTCATCAATCAGGGGTTTTACAGTACAAAGCGAATCTGATTTGCGCCTTGATATTGACTGGACCAGCTTTATGTGGTTACCGGCGGACCTTTTTGGGCCCGGGAAAGTTATTATGTTTGCCAATATTTTAAATAGGGACAGATCTTTATATGAATCTGACTTGCGCGGACAATTGCAGGATTTTACCAGGCAGTTGAAGAGGGAGGAAAAAATTGAAGCTTACGTTTCTGCCGAGATCGAGGGTTTTCTGATGGACGGGGTTAACGCCGAACAAAATTACGAAGAAGAGGATTTTAAACTTATTTCAACCGGCGGCTATTTTCACTCGCTTCCCTTGGATAAACTCAGGCAGTTTATTGATGCTTGTGCTGAAGCACAGCGGGCAATGGGTTATAAAAACGAAAAAGACCACCCGGAGGTTGCACCTTCTCAATTCGAACTTAATTTCTCCTATACGCAAGCCCTGAGAGCTTGCGATCAGATACAGCTTTACAAATTAGTCTGCCGGCAGGTAGCTACAAGCATGGGAATGACCGCTACATTTTTGCCAAAGCCGGTGATTGGTATTAACGGAAGCGGAATGCATACTAATTTTTCCCTGTTTAAGGGCGGCAAAAATCTGTTTTACGACAAAAAAGGAAAAGACAGCCTTTCGGCTCTTGGCTGGGATTATGTTTCCAAACTTTTGAACCACGCTCCGGAACTCTCCTTGATTTTCTCCTCTAGCGTAAACGCTTATAGAAGACTGGATCCGCATTTTGAAGCGCCAAACCAAATAAAGGCATCGGCAATTGACCGCGGTGCGATGGTTAGACTTCCGGTAGGCAATGATAAAACTACCAGGCTTGAAATCCGGGCAGTTGCTCCTGATGCCAATCCGTATCTTGTTATCTTTGCAATTTTAAAAATCGGACTCAATGGAAAAAGGTTACCTGTAAACAGCAACAGGAGGGAAAGGCTGAGGTTCTTACCCGGAAATATAAATGATGCCATCAGGCTTTTTAGGTCCAGTACGTTTACCGGCAAGATTTTAGGCGAAGAAAATAAAGAAAAATATCTTTCTTTTAAAAGCGCCGTTGCCGACAGAAGCCCAAGGGAGTTGGGAAAATCGATAAAGGTTTCAGAAGTAATCTACCACCACGAGGTCACCAATCAGGTCCTCTGGAATTCATTTTAATATTTGGGATTTTTAAGTTTGTAATAGCTTGTTTTTGTCCTGCCGAATTTTTTCAATATCCCCTTTTTAACTAGAGATGCCAAAAGAGCATGCGCCTGCTGTCTGGTGACACTAAGTTCGTCTACTATGTCGCTACTTTTGACGGCTTTTTTATCAATTACAATCTGGATCACGTCCTCTTCCCTATTGGTTACCAGAACCCTTTTCTCGCCTTCAATTTGGTCGAGGCCTTTTCTTTTGAAATCGTTAATCCTGGCTAGAGCCGCTTGCAGTGAATAGCCGATACCTTCCAGAAAATACTGGAGCCACTGGGTTTTGTCGCCTGTGTCCGCGCTATGAAGCATATTGGAATACTGCTCTCTGTCTATATCGTAATAATCATCCAGAATAAAAAATCTGACAACATCGTATTTTTTCAGGAGCAGAAAGTATGAGGTTAGAAGTCTGGCCAGACGGCCGTTTCCGTCAAAGAAAGGATGAAGATAAGCAAACTGGTGGTGTAAAATCCCTGCTCTGATTAGAGGATGAAGCTGAGAATCTTTATCAAGCCATAGGTAGAGTTCCTGCAGGGCTTTTTCGATCTCGCTGCGCGTATGGAAAGGAGGAGAGTGCTTGACCACAATTTCAACTTTTGTCTTGTGTCCAATAAAGACTTCGCCTTCGCGGAACTGGCCTAAGCCGTTTGTAATAAGGCCTGACATTAACTGTTTGTGCAGGTCCAGTGTTAAGCTTGTCGTAATAGGCTCAGTTTTCTTGGCAAGTACGGCAATTTTATTGAGAACTGCGAAGTAATTCTTGACTTCTTTTTCGCTTTTGGTTGTCGGAATTTGGTCACCCAAAACTATATTTGTGACATCTCGTGGAGACAGGGGGTTCCCCTCAATACTTGTCGAGTGATGGGTTGCCAGAATCTGGTTCTCTTGCGAAAGACTAAGCGCCAAAGATGGTATCAGATCCTGTTCCAAAAGAGAGCCGTAAAGCCGCTCAATTGTGCCTAAACTATTGACTATTTTGCTTGTGAAGCTGAACTTAGGCTCAAACACTGACTAAATTATATCAATTGTAAACATATTTGTCAAGTTTATTGTAAAGTATTGGAATTGTAATGAGTATTGTAAAGTTAATTGTAAGGAGAAGGTGGTAATTCTCAAGACGTAAAGAGCTTGCGAACGCTTTTCAAAATTGAATTAGTGGCAATAGGTCCTAATTGGCCTGCAGTTTTTTTAATAATCGACGAATCCGCTGTGAATAATTTATCCGGTCTTACATAGCTTATGATCGGTAAACTTCCTTTTGTGAAATTATTGGGGCTGATACGGATTGCGAGTTTACTTGAATAAGATTTTGAGGTTATTTGGCATAAGATCAGGTCACCAAACTCAACTTTTGCCAAAATCAGCGCCGGTCTTATCTTCTGGCCTTGTAAATTTGAGAAGGGAAACGAAACTAAGACAACTTCGCCTACTGCAAACTTGCCCATGCCTCGTCCTCTTCAGCTTTATTCCAGTCTGTTGCAAGAGTTTTTTCTGAAAGAAGCAGAGTTGCTGTGACCAAGCGGCTTTTTTTGGGGACTGCAATGATACGTATTTCGCCCCTTTTTACCTTCAACTCCACCTGATCGCTGATTCCGCTTTCGTTAAGTAATGGTTTAGGTATTCGTATCCCTCTTGAGTTTCCTATGGGTACTAGTGTGGTAATCATGGTAATTACATTGTACTTACATATTTCGTTTTTGTCAAAAAATGGCAACGTTACTCTTTAATTTTGTGCTGGTAAAGCCGGAGTACCAAATTTTTCTATGACTGCTTCATTTAACTGTTGCCCCGTCTTCCCTTGGTTAATTTCTGCTTGAATTGTTTGTACTACTTCAGCTATTTTTTTGATATTAACGTCTCTAAGGGGTGTGGCGCCTGCATCAGCTACTTTCATTTGAGGCTCGTACTTTAGTGCCTTAACTCCATAATCATCTGAAGGATTGTCGGACAATACAAAAATCGGTACGTTTCTCTCTGTTGTTTCCCGAATTAATGGAAAAAGTGCCTTATGTACAGTGCCGTTTGCTGTTCCAACAATGATTAATGCTTTTACTCCAGTGCCAACATGAGCCCTAAAAGCAGATTGCGCAAGCTCAGGGGCTGTCATACCCATACTAGTATGTAAAACAGAAACGTTTGGAGCCTTTTGTATAAGCAGTTCGTTAGATACTACCATAATAAATGCACTCGTTGCCTGTATAAAAAATACATTAGTTGCCAAAAAAGATTACGGTTATTAAATTTATGATTCCTAAACCTGCTAGCACTACTCCGGCAATTATGAAAGGCAGCCTTTTCTTTTTTTGTTCTCTATCTAGTTTCCACCAAGGTTTAGGCAAAACTGCTGCCAAAACAGGCAACGTGACGACTATTGCAATTATTACGAAATAAGTTAAAAAGCTCATATTTATTTATCTTACCCCTATGGCACGAATAGTATAGCAAATAAAGTTACCATCATTTCTTTACTCAGCTTAGTATAGATTTTTGGGGTTATATCAGTCAGGTTCAAAATTTGGTAAAATATTCCCATAAATTGCCGGGTCGTCTAATGGTAGGACAACGGACTTTGGATCCGTTTATCTAGGTCCGAATCCTAGCCCGGCAGCCTAATTTTTAAGTTAAACTTTCTTTAGAATTTCGAGGTATTCTTCTACAGATATCCTAAGAGTTCTTAAGTTATTTCTTATGACAAAAATTGGGAGGCTAGAATACATTGGGAGTATCACTGGTCTTTTGAGATCAGATCGCCAGTATGCCCTGTGATCCCCTTTCTGTCGTTCAAAAGTACAACCCGCGTATAAAAGAAATTTCTCAAATCGTTTCCAACTAATTGGGGTCAGACGAGGCATAACTTTAGGTTACAGAAGAGAAGGAGAAGTTCTCCGTTTGATGGGATACTACGACTGGAGGCACATAATCATTATTTTGTTTTTGCCAACCAAGTTCGAGTAATGCCTCGTTAACCGTACCACGTGAGGTTATTTCTTCAAAGAAGATTTGTACTGCTTCTTCGAATCGCTGTTTAGCTTCTTCAAATGTGTCACCAGCAGTTGATAGATCTAAAGCTGGGGTATAAGCAACAAAAGTTTTTCCTTCTTTAAGAATAGATACAGGTAGTGCAAATCGATAGTTAACTTTTGCCATATAACGTATTATACAACTTCCTCGCTAGTTACCAAGAAATATGTAATGACTAAAATAGGGATTGTATTGGTGCGGCTTTTGGTATAATCCCCCTGTGAACACTGTGCAAAAAGATGAAAAGTATTTGGGGCGGGGAGGAACGCCGCGTCCTCTGGTGGTAAAAAAGACCGATG